>Ga0075588_113_pt1 | contig 13624 bp, 8 predicted proteins | sample RifGroC1_FD_68198 | JGI IMG/M metagenome (GOLD analysis project Ga0075588, IMG submission 68198) | candidate division WWE3 bacterium GW2011_GWC1_44_308
AAACGCAGCCCATCCCCAGACACTCTACGCCGCCCGTTTCATAGTTGTTCAGACCGATACCACAAAGATTACCGGAACAGAGACACAGGTTGAAATCGGGGCCAATACAACCTCAACAGCAACCTCCTATACAAACTTGACTGACAAAAAAATATGGCGATACGACTCATCCAAATACTCTCCCGCTCCAACTACCTATTTTGAAGCGGTGCTATCAAACGACACCGCTGGTCAGACCTCTTACGTAGCTCTTTATACGGATGGGGCAGCTTGTTCCTCCCAGGTAACGGGATCCGAGATTAGCGTTACGGGGACTACCTGGTCATGGGTAAGAAGTAACAGTATTTCCCTTTCAAGCGGAACCGACTATACGGTTTGTATAAAAACCAGCGCAAACACCGCAAAAATGACTAACGCAAAGATAATAATGGATCAGTCAGATGCAACAAATGGTGTAAGGGATGTTGAGCTGTACCAATCACAGGTAAATGCCATAATGACCGATGCTGACAAATAACGTTTGAGGGAGGAACTTTCAACTACTTCTATGAAAGTACAATGAAGACATCGGCGGGGACAGGTTATGCGAGGCTTTATAACAGCACCGCAGGAACCGCAATAACAAGTGGCGAGATTACGACATCCTCCACCTCATATACAAGGATTAGAAGCGGCAATATAACAGCAAGCATGCCAAGTGCAACTGGATCTTTCCTCATAGCGCAGGATCTGGATACACAGGCCAAAAACTCGGCCACCAACACCACCTCTTTGGCAAATTCGTGGATCATAGTACAGGTGTCTAATCTTTCAAACACATCAAATACTGTCTATGCCGATCTATACAACCTTACCGACGGTACATCCGTCACCGGATCTGAGGTTAGTACGGCCGCAGTACAGACCATCACATACCTGAGAAGTTCCCCGATAACACTTACGACGGGAAAAGAGTACGTTGTGAGAACAAAGACCAGTAGCGCAGACAGCGTACCATATTACACATATAACGCAAAGATAATAATGGATCAGTCAGATGCAACAAATGGTGTAAGGGATGTTGAGCCCTAACTACAACATGAAAGGGGGAAACTTCGTTTATTTCTTCGAATCAAACTTGAAAACCACCGGCGGGACAGCATACGCAAGATTGTATAACTCCTCAGCTGGCGCCACCATTACCAACTCGGAAATTACCACAAACTCCACATCGCTTGTGCGTGTGCGAAGTGCTGAGTTAAGTTCCTACTTACCTACAGCTGCTGACTCTTTAGATGTACAACTACGGAATAGTGCAACCAACACAACAACCACAACAGGATCTTCTTTAATTATTCAGGTGACCAACCTTGGGGATCCAAACACCTACATTGCTTTATATTCCAATGCTACCAGTTGTTCTAGTCAAGTACCTGGAAGTGAAATTTCCACAAAACCATCAGATGGGACAAAACGAGTGGTGTCACAGTCAATAAGTCTGTCTGACGGGGAATACATGGTTTGTACAAAGGCTTCAAGCGGCGTGACAATAACTTTGTATAACGCCAAAATCAATCACCAACAATCAAACGCACAAGGCATAACCAACCTCAGAACTTTCAGATCACTAAACACCGACCTTGAGACCCAAGCGACCGCTACATATACCAGTAAAAACGGGCTAAACTTCTATGACCCGGCGCAGTTCACAGGAACGGTCACGGGCTCGTTTGATGCAACAGTATTAGCGACCGCCACAACCGCCTATGCCCAGCTATACAATGTCACAACCTCGGGAGCTCTAACTGAAACCGAAGTGTCCACTACTAGCACTTCTTATGTCAGACTGCAAAAATCTATTACCACTCTTCCGGCCTCCGAGTCAACCCTCGATGTTCAGATAAAAAACAGCAGTACTAATACAACAAAGACCACCGCGTCCTGGCTGGTACTTGATATAGAAAATATTCTGCCCGCTATCGTGCACGATTCAACATCAAATAAACTTAACGGTCAGCTGGAAGGAACTACATGGGAATCAGAACAAAACTGCATCTCGGGATCGTGCCTGGAATTCGACGGAGTGGATGATTATGTAAAGGTGACCGACAACCCCAGGCTGGATTTTGGGGCATCTGACAGTTTCACTATAAGTATGTGGTTCACGCTTCCCTACTCCACAACAAACAGCAGGGGCCTTATTTCAAAATACGAATCAACGGGAGCGGATGGTGGTTACCAGATCCGAGTCGACGCAAACGGCAAGGTCGTGGTCGAAATTTCCGATGATAATACAACTTTTCCTAAAGATTCGGTGACAAGCTCGGTTAGTTATAGAGATAGTAAGTGGCACCATGTGGCCGCCGTAAAGGACGGTGCTACCAGTTTGAAACTATATATGGACGGTGTGCTTGAGGGAACGGATAGTTCCATAGCCACTGCCGGTGCTTTATCAAACAACGATCTACTTTATATGGGAGATGCCAATGACGGCACGACCGGCAATTGGCTAGGACACATCGACGAGGCAAAAATATATCGCTATGCGAGAACGGCACAGGAAATAGAAAACGAACTTTACGGAACAAATCCGGGCGGATCAACGTCGTTGGGTGAAAACGCCGCCACAAAAATAAATAACGGTTTACTGGCCCAATGGAAGCTGGAAGAAACAACTGCCGATTCATGCGGAACAGGAGTCACAGACGGTTGTGATAATACAAATAACGGATATGACGGGTATTGGAACGGAAATCCGACTTCCGGACAGGGAAAAATAGGAAACGGTCTCACGATGGATGGTACCGGCGATGCGCTTAGGGTAACACCGGAGGGTGCCAAATTACCGAACACATCTTTAAGCACCAGGATACCCATAACTTTCGACAACTCTGCTTCAGCCGAGGATCTGACCAATTTCCCCGTGCTGGTTAAGCTAAATAGCTCAAGGATAAATTACTCTAAAACGCAGGATGCCGGTCAGGATATAAGATTTACCGACAGTGACGGAACCACTCTACTGAACTATGAAATAGAAAAATGGGATGAGACGGGCACTTCCTTCGTTTGGGTAAAGGTTCCCAATATACCTGCAGGGGCGACAACCGACAAAATTTACATGTACTTTAATGATACAAGTTTATCTGACGGTCAAAACGCCAGCGGTGTTTGGAACTCAAACTATGTGGTCTCTCAGCATATGAAAGAAACCACAGGAGTAACGACCTACGATTCCACATCTAACGCAAACAACGGCACAAAACTGGCCGCCACCGAACCTAACCCTACCACCTCCGGACAAATCAATGGTGCCCAGAGTTTTGACGGCAGTAATGACTACATAACATTGTCAAGCAGTGTATCGGGAAGTATCGATCAAATTACGGTCTCGGCATGGGTTTATGCTAATACCCAAGGTGAAGCAAGCGATTACCGTGCAGTTGTTAGCGAAGCATTCACAGGTGACAATAACGTAGAATTTGAACTTTATCTCACGGGTGCAAACCATAACTTATCGGCGGGATTCTACTCCGGAAGTTGGACCACGGTTTCCGACACAGTGGCGTTTCCGCTAAACCAATGGGTACATGTTCTTGCTACATACGACGGTCATTACATCAAGGTGTATAAAGATTCGGTACTTGTAAAAACTTCTACCGATTTAAACAAACCCCTACCCAACGGAGCCAACGGATGGAGGATAGGAAGGCGCCATGATTCAGGAAATGCGGCAAATATGTGGGATGGCTTAATTGATGAGGTTCGTATCTCAAATACCGTGCGGTCCGGTGATTGGGTCGAGGCAATATACAAATCAGAGAAAGACACCCTCAACACATATGGAGCCGAACAACCCTATATTCCGAACTTCAACGTGTCCGATCAGGTGTCTGTTACCGGTTGGTACTACCCAACAACCCTGGACAACACCACAAAATACCTGACATTCGGCAGTGGCACGACAAAGTCAATGTACATCAAAACTGATTCCGTCAATGCAGGAAAACTACTCTTCTCTTCCAACGGAACAAACGAGGGTACATCCTCAACAACACTTTCAACAAATAACTGGTACCAGATCACACTTGTCGGAAATTCCACGGAGACCAAGCTCTACATAAACGGAGAACTGGATTCCACGGTAACTAACACAACCGGTATTTCAAATTTGGAGTCCTTCTATATAGGTAACAACGACAGTCTTTCCACAGGCGGCTGGATAGGAAAAGTGGACGAGGTCAAGTTATACAATACCGCACTTTCCGCTTCGGAAATTGCCGCGGGTTATGATACACCAAAAAGCCCGCTTGCCTACTACACCTTCGATCAAAAAAATGCGACCGGGGTATTTGATATTTCCACAAATAATAATGCAGGTACGTGGGGCGGTTCCACAACAAACCGTTATACCCTCGGAAAATTCGGGAGTGCGGGAATATTTGACGGTACCTCGGATTACGTCACCACATCCGACACCCCGTTCGACATCACAGGTGATTTCACCCTTGAATCCTGGATAAACCTCGGCACCGCAGGTTCCGCACCCTACAATATAATAAGCAAGCACGGAGCAGCGGGTTCCGGAGGTTATTCGCTGTTCGTAGATGCAAACGGAGCCGTAAACTGTCTTACCGATAATGGAACAGCCGAAATAACAAGCAAAACCGCTAATTCCTCCGTAACTTCATCGTCCGGATGGATCCACGTTTCAGCCGTTAGGAATGGAACTTCATGCAAAATTTATATAAACACCGAAGACAGAACCTCTACCGCAGGAACGCATACTTCCTTATCCGCCAACAGCTCGACCCTGCGTTTGGGCTCGAATGTTTCCGGCTCCGGTTTCTTTAAAGGTTATATGGACGAGGTCAAGATATACGACTACGCCCTTGCCCCCAAGACCTTGTTAATTGACTATAACGCCGGCCACCCTGTACCCGGCTCCCCTGTGGGAAGCGCCAAAGGCTGGTGGAAAATGGATGAGGGCTATGATAACACCGCCCATAACACAGGCTCGTCAGGCAGTACGAACAACGGAACAATTACCGGCGCCGCATGGTCGCAGGACGGAAAATTCGACCGCGCCTTGGACTTTGACGGTACTTCAGATTACGTTACCGTCGCGACAGGTGAAATTGTCGACCAAAACACCGTTACAATCGAGGCCTGGATCTACCCCACGAGCGTAAACGGAGCCCATGATTTTACGATACTTGCCCAAAACGATAACGGCGCGGGATATACAACCCACAACTTCGGAATTTCAGGCTCGTCAGGCAAACTCTTATACGATAACGAACTTCCTGCAAGTGGCGTCCTTAACAGCAATACATCCATAACGGCGAATCAATGGCAGTATGTGGCCGTTGTAAGAAATGCCGATAGCGTAACTTTCTATTTGAACGGTGTGGCCGACGGAAGCGGGACGGGCGAGGCGAGATCGAGTTCCGCTGCCATAGACAATACCCTGATAGGAGCACGGTACTACTCGGCTGCCCCCCAACATCAGTTTGCAGGGAAGATTGACGAGGTAAAAATCTACAATGTCGCCCTAACCGCTTCACAAGTGGCTCAGGCATACAACCGCGGAAAGGCAATGTCCTTTGGCGCCCTATCTACAGACACAGCCGGTTTACCGTTAAACTCAGCCAAATCCGCATACTGCGTTCCGGGAGATGCAACAACCTGCAACGCCCCTGTTGCCGAATATAATTTCGATGAAAAACAGGGTTCATATATAAACGATGTGTCGGGAAACGCACATCAAGGTACTCTCGCAAACAGCCCCGCGTGGACGAACGGCAATATCGGAGGAGCCGTGGAATTTAACGGTACTAACAACTACGCCACGATTGCGACAGGCGAACTTGTCGCCCAGGATGCCATCACGGTCGAAGCCTGGATCTATCCCGGAAAAGTCACCGACGCATCTAATGCCTTCACCATTTTCGTTCAAAACGATAGTGGCGCCGGAAACGCTACTCACCTTTTCGCCATTGATAACACGAACGGCAAGCTCCTGTACGACAACACCGGTCCGGCCGGCGGAGCTATAAACGGCAATACTGCCCTCACTCCAAACACCTGGAATCACGTGGTCTTTACCAGAAGCGGTACTTCCGTAAACTTCTATCTTAATGGTATGAACGACGGCTCCGGTACCGGTGAAAGCAGAGCAAGTTCGGCAGACGTAGATAACACTTTGATAGGAGCACGGTACTACTCGGCCGCCCCCCAGCATAAATTTATAGGAAAGATCTCACAGCTTACGGTGTTCGACTACGCCAGAACCGCATCTCAAATTGCCTGGGACCACGGCAAAGGCAGTCCGTCACTTTGGTGGAAACTTGACGACTGCCAGGGTCTTGTGGCGCAGGATTCGGGTGTAAATAATTTCGACGGCACTATAACAATCGGCGCATCTCTTTCCAACACCTCGGAAGGTTCCTGCTCTTCAGGTCAAAGCAGTCAGGCCTGGAACAACGGGACATCGGGTATGATTAATTCGAGCCTTCACTTTGATGGTACTGACGACTATATTACCCGGGGAACAGGTCCCTCGACGTATTCAATGAGTCTTTGGGTAAAACCTTCTTCCACAACACAGTCAATAGTAGATCTGGACGGGGGCACACATACTCTAACTGTCTCCTCAGGAACAATATCAGCCGGCGGTTTCTCTTCTCCCACTATTTACGTGGACGGATACCCGACAACGACACTATCAGATACAAACTGGCATCAAATAACCGTTGTAACAAGTACCCCCTTTAACACGGGCACCATCACCTTAGGTAAAATAAACACGGCTTACTACACAGGACAAATAGATGAATTTAAACTCTTCTCCTACCCTCTGACCGCCATACAGGTCAGGGACAACTTTGCAAAGGGTGTGGCAACCTTCGACTAACGCTCCCATTGACATGCCCCGATTTTCTATCTAAACTACCCCTGTATAGTGGCCAAAGACAGCAAGGGCTTCCGCGCCGGGGTAACTTAGCGCAAAAGCTTAATGCAGAGCTTAAAAATCTTGCCGAGGTAAACCTTAATTCGTATATTTTGTGGTTTATAACTCACCGTCTCTTGGTGGGTTTCTTTTTTCGGCGAAAACGGCATATACAAAAACCGTCCTTACCGATAAGAAACACTTTAGGAGGTGTATACCTAACAAAATGGGAAAAATTAAAAATCTGGAAACAGTAAAAAGCTTAAAGGAAAAGGTCGCCAGGGCTAAGTCTATCGTTTTTGCCGATTACCGCGGACTTTCTGCAGGTAACGCCAATGACCTTAGAGCTAAATTGAAAGGCGAAAATTCCGAGATGCTTGTTATCAAAAATACCCTTCTTAAGGTCGCTCTGGAAGAAGAAAAAATCAAGACGGACGACATTAAAAAGGACCTGGAAGGTCCCACGATGGCTGTATTTTCGTTCGAGGATCCCATTGCGTCCATAAAGACGATTTTTGAATTCGCAAAGAAACTGGAGCTTCCTAAGATTAAGTCAGCCTTAATCGAGGGAGTCTACGCCGACTCGGCAAGAGTGGAAGTAATAAAAAATATTCCTTCGAAAGAGGTTCTTCTCAGCCAGGTAGTCGGAAATTTGAAGTCACCTTTGAGCGGATTTGTTGGCGTTTTAGGCGGCGTACACAGAAAATTTGTATACGCAATGGATGCTATTGCTAAGAAAAAGGCAACTAACTAATTATTTATTAACCCTTGAAAGGGGGTGCGGTATTAATATGGCAGACGAAAAAGACATAAAGTTAAGCGGAGACGCGCAGAAAGTGATGGACATAGTCGAAAAAATGACCGTCCTCGAACTTAACGATCTCGTAAAAGCTCTTGAAGAAAAATTCGGAGTTACAGCGGCAGCTCCTATGATGATGGGAGCGATGATGCCCGCAGCCGGTAACGGTGGCGAGCCCGCCGAACCTGTAGAAGAGAAAACAGAGTTCGACGTAGTTTTAACAGAAGCCGGAGCGAACAAGATCTCAGTTATCAAATCGGTTAGAGAGATCAACCCCGCGCTCGGTCTTGTAGAAGCTAAGAGTCTCGTAGAATCTGCTCCTAAAGCAGTTCTCGAAGGAGCAAAGAAAGAAGCAGCCGAGGCTGCAAAGAAAAAGCTTGAAGAAGCTGGAGCTAAAGTTGAGTTAAAGTAGTATTCATTTGAGTACAAAAGTATAATCATTTGAGTACAAAAGTATAATCATTTGAGTACAAAAGTAGTATTCGATTTTATATTCGCGCGAAAAAGAAACGCCTCTACGGGGGCGTTTTTTGTTGTCTAAAATTAGGGGGTGTTCTTTAAACCAGACTCAAAGTCTCACTTTCGTAACATTTTTTGACGTGAACTGACAACGTTTTTGCGGCATCCGCGGGGGTTGCTTTGTCGCTAACCCAAATTCCCGCACCCAATTCCAAACCTCCCATCACTTTTATGTGGGCTATGAAACCGACGTGCCAGTGATACGGTTCATATCTTTGATTGTGGATCCAAAAGTTTCTGTCCGGTCTGCCGAAGAGTACGTCGTACGCGTACAGCGCCGATTTCATAATACGCGCGAAGTCGTTAATTTCGACCTCGTCCATATATTCAAAATTAGGTCTGTGATTCTTGGGTATCAGTATCATTTCATAGCTCCACCTGCTTGCTTCAGGCACAAGCAGTGCGAAATGTTTTGACTCGTACACAAGATTGGTCTCCATCAACCCGTCCTTTACTGCGTCACACCAATAGCAACTGTTCTTTTCGTTCACATACCTTAATGCCTTATTCTTCTCCATCTCGATTATTCCCGGGAAACCGGGAAGAGCAATAATTTGTGAATGGGGGTGTAATATCGAGGCACCCGCTTTACCCCCGCGATTGTTAAAAACCATGACTTCCTTACCCTGGGACGTATAATAATTCGTACGGTTTAAAAACGCCCTGACGATTTTAACGTTCTGTTCGTGGCTAAAATCAGGAATGTCTTTATCGTGATCGGGGCTGTGAACCACAATTTCGTGAGCGTCTGCCAGAGGAAATTTATTAGGAAAAACCCTGACATTCCACTCGTCAGAGTCCTGATAAACGGCTTCGGGAGTTAAACTTTCGTTTCCTCTGCAGAAAAAACATACCTGGGGTTTGCTGTCTTTAAAAGGTTCGGATTTGTTGCCCGCCGCACCGGTCTGGTCTACCCTTTTTGCCCTGTTTGTCGCAAGTATGGTCGGGGTGCCTGTAAGTTCGTCAAAAATAAATTTGGGCATGGACAGTTTAACTTAAAATTCTTTCGTACAACTTCTTATATTCTACCGCACTTTGTTCCCAGCCGAAATCCTTTTTCATGGAGGCTGGAATCATTTTCTGCATTTTTTCCGTTCTATAAACAGACAAGGCTTCTTTCATAGAAGTTAATAACGCCTGAGAGGAGTATCTGTTGAAAACAAAACCGGTTTCTCCGTTTTTTACCGTGTCCTTCAATCCGCCTACGTCATGAACAATCGGCAATGTACCGTACCACATAGCTATCATTTGTATAAGGCCACACGGTTCGTATTTTGATGGTACTACAAGGAAATCACTGCCTGCGTACATTAAGTTTGCAAGTTCGATATCGAACGTAATGTTGCATGAAAATTTGTCGCTGATTGTTTTATCTTGTGAAAGTTCCGTGAGTTTCTTCTCCCAATTTTTATCTCCGGTTCCCAGCAGAATAAATACCGCATCTTGCTTAAGAAGCTCCCGAAGACCTTCAAAAAGAATGTCCAAACCCTTTTGGAACGCGTCAATCCTTCCGATAAATGAAAATACGGGCGTGTCTTTGTATTCCGGTGCAATCTTTAGTCTCTCAAGCAGGACTTTTTTAGCTCTCTTTTTTCCTTCCTCTGCAGAATTTATATCGTAACCGCGCGGCTGCGCCGAATAATCTATTCCGTTTAGAATTCCGCTCAACCGCCCCTCCCTTGATCTCAGGATATCGTCAAAACCGCTGCCGAACTCCCTGGTTAATATCTCTTTTGCGTACGACGGGGACACAGTATTTATATAATCGCTTGAGGTAACGCCCTGCTGCATCATGTTAAGGTCGCCATCGGCAAGATCCCAATCTATTAGCGGGTGTTCACCCGGAACGATACCTGTGTCCCTTAACAATGCCGGCCCGCCTATACCCTGATAGTTTAGGTTGTGTATCGTAAATAAAGTGCGCGGGCGTTCATTACCTAATTCGTCTTTAAGCATTGTCGTGACTAACCCGGTGTGCCAGTCGTTGCAGTGAACTATACCGTACGTATTGAGAGAAGATTTGACATACTCTACGACTGCTTTGTCAAAAAAGGCGAACATTTGGGTTTCCGTAATGTTATTGGCAAAAAAACTTGAGCCGCCGGCAACAAAATACTCTTCATTCTTCAGAAGATAAAGGTCGACGTTCGAATTCGGAAGTTTAGTTTTAAAAACCTCTACAACGTTATTTTTATTTGCAAAGGGAACATGAAGATCAAAACTCTTGTACAACTGTAAACCTTCAGTTTTTGCTGAAGGAAAAAATGGGGCTATAACATCTACGTTTACGGATATTTTTTCTAAAGCTTTTGGAAGGGCGCCGATGACATCTCCCAACCCGCCTATTTTAATAATCGGCGCTACTTCCGAGGCAGCAAGAAGTACTTTCATAAAGGTAATGTTAACAGAAATTAAGGGTTGAACAACCCCCGCCGGTAAGTGCTAGCCTCTTTGTTCGGGCTGGCCGCCTCGAATCTTATGGTATTTTTCTGTGTATTTATTGAGGATCTTTTCAACCTCCTCGTTTCCTATCTCAAGTCTTAAAAGGTCTATCGCATTTATCATGTCATATATGTCCAATTTATGCTCAAGTTTGAACAACGCATCTCTCCAAAGTATGGCTTTCTCATATTCCATGTTTTTTACCGCCCTGGCTTCCTCCTTTTTTATCAGGTGCATGAATCCCTCCCACACACCCCTCTGATGTCCCCCTTTGTCATAAGTTCTTTCTTTGAAAGGGATTCTTGTTGCTTCATTTTGTTCTTTCGCCATCTGCCTTACTTTCCCCGTGCGCTGCCATTCAAATGCGGTGGACACTATCAGCTGATAATATTTTTGGGCAGTGCTTATGTCATTATCTGAAATACCATGAATGTTTTTAACGATATCAAGAAATCTAAAGGCGCCCTGCTCTATCATTTCAAGACTCCACCAGGGCTTGGCAGATGCCCACCAAAAGTGATCGCTGGACATGGCAACGTCCATTTTATTTTTTAGCTCGTCGTAGTTATCGGAACTTTCCGGTACTTTATAAAACAAATTCAGAACGAACTTGAAAAAATCCCATTGATATCCATGGATGGGATTGGATATATCAAGCCACGATAAAAATTGAGACCCTCTTTCTATATCCCGAGGACTGCTGGCCCAGGTAGACTCACGGGGCACGACCGTCTCCGTAGTCAAATCCCTGGAACAGGTGTTTAAAAAGTCACTTATTGACATAGTAGAGTACGGTTTTTTGGAGTTGAGTATTTCGCCAAGCAGACTTTCCAGTCCGGGTCGGTGATGTCCGAATGTTTCTCCATCCATACCGGTCACTACATAAGTGCGGGGTATTATATCTTTGATGGCAGGGTCCAGGGTTGCCTTGCTTCTTACCACAGCGCTCATGACCAGATTACTTAGCCGCCTGTTTCTGAAAAATACTCCCAAACCGCTGTCCTTAATACGATAGAGTTTGTCGTCTGACGGAGATGCGATTTCTTTGGCGTAAGCTATTTCGTCAAGTATTAGCCACTTGTAACCCAGCTCCTCCAACATACCCGGAAGAATACCGGAGTAAGCCATCTCAGGCGGGAAAAACCCTGCCTTTTTATAAGTATTACCAAAGTAGAAGGACAGCGTCTCTTCATTCTTAACTATTTGCCTGTAAACTTCTGTCTCGGGAACCAGAGGTATAAAAGCATGGTACTTACAGGAACCGGTGAGTTCAATCTTTCCTTCCTTCAGCGATTTTTTAACCATGCCCAGCAGGTCGTGGTATCCGTTATTGTCCAGCAGTTCTAACAGAGATCCCGAAATATTGATAGATTGACTGCCAAACTTTGATGCATTTATGGACTTAAATACGGGTAGGTATGATTGGGAAACCACCGCCTCGAGGATATCTTTTTGCTGATCAGCCGGTTGATAAAAATGAAGAAAGCTTAACCACTTCACTCTACGATTCTAGCATAGATGAAATGTTCCGCACCAATGTGAGAGTCTTATCTTTTATCTTGCCTTCCGGCATACTGTTTGCAGCATCTGTAACGTAGGCCAGAGATCTTTCTATCATACCCCTGTGAAAAAGCATGGGGTTCCCGAGTATCGATTTCTTTGAGGACCACCAATATTTATCGCTATGCTCGAATTTCATTATCCAGAACAATCGTCTCAAGTATTCTTTGGTTTCTTCGGAAGTATCTGTCATACTTTCGTAAAACCACAGAGGTTGCGCAGTCGTATCGTGATCCCCATCGTTGCCCGGGATCCGCACCTGATTCTCACCCAGGAGCTTTTCTAAAACGTCGAGATTTTTCTGTATCTCATTCCCGGACCAATACGGGTAAGCATTACCTACGGACATGTCTTCATAACTTGCCCCCCACGTGGACTCAATAATCTCATCGATTTTTTTAGTGCGCATTTCGGGGAGCAGATGATAGACACTGACAAAACTGCCACCTTTTTCTGAAACTACGTTTATGATATCCTCCAGCATGTCTATCCCTTCCGGATTGTGATGACCGAAAGTCTCACCATCAAGAGCTATGACCTGTGAAACACCACCTGCAAAAATAGAGTTGACTAAAGTATCTACCGAAGAGCCTCTGTAAAAAGAGAGCATGTCGCTGAGACTTTTGTTGCGGGCCACAATCTTTATATCCAAATCCCCAAGCGTGTCATACACCGGTTCATATCCATCGTATGACAAATTAGGAATTGCTGTCTGATCTACGAGTATCCAATTGTAGCCTAGTCCGTTTACAAGCGAGATAACCTCGGCGTTCACGGCACATTCAGGAGCAAAGAACCCCCCGATGTTCTTCGTCATAACCGCAGCCTCTCCTTCAAATCCTGTTCTGCTTCCAAAATAATATCCCAAAGCGTATTCGTTCAGAACAATTTGTTTTTCTGCTGACTCCTCCGATAGTTTGGTAAGTAAAGGGTGATATGCCGCAGTACCCGTCAGCTCTATACGCTCGGAGGCGTAAAGATCCTTTACGTCGGATATCCAGCTTCCGTAACCGTATTTGTCCGCCTGCTCAAGCAGGCTCAAGGGTATATTTAATGTAAGTGAGACGTTTTTCTTGGCTTTTATAAGTTTTATCAAAGGTAGGTAGCATTGGGAAAATATCTTGCGGGTCACCGCTTCGTCCTGTGTAGGTGGTTGGTATAAGTGTAAAACCAGGGCTATCTTCACCCGCGTATTATGAGATAAAAGGAGGGTGTTTGTCAAAGATTTCTTTGAGAGCACCCCGGAACAACTAACAGACAAATGTTCATACTCGTGCAAAAATTAAAGGGTACGATCCGGGAGGGACGGCTTCTTATACTCCTGCCCACAGCATAAGAAACTTTAGTGTCCCCCTCGGGTCGCACCCGTTAATGCC